>Ga0207892_1000001_pt1:845000-862500 | contig 2028358 bp, 1882 predicted proteins | sample LinPmetageLP54_FD_184063 | JGI IMG/M metagenome (GOLD analysis project Ga0207892, IMG submission 184063) | Marine viral communities from the Pacific Ocean - LP-54 (SPAdes) | ecosystem: Environmental > Aquatic > Marine > Oceanic | place: Pacific Ocean | collected 2010-02-09 | reverse complement strand
TAACGCCGGTCCGCGCCCCTTTTATGACAAGCGAAAACGGCTCGGATTGTGCTGAAATCCGGCCTTGGCGAAACAAAAGCCGGTCACGGCAACGAGCTGAGTGGCGGCAAGGCCGGTAAGCGAAAAGCTATCGGCCCGGCCCTATATTCCACTCCGGGCACGTTGATTTTTCTCGTGCGGTTGCGAATCATATCGAAGCCGGCATCTGAGTCGCCGTTCGCGGCCTGGCTGGCGTATCTACAAGACACCGAAGGCCCTGCCGGCTTGATCGACGCTAAAAAGCGTCTTCATCGAGTGCCTCAAGATATTCATGAATAGGGCAACGTTGTATCACTCCAGCAGGCAGCCAGCCTTCCCCGCTTTCGCGTCGATCTCTAGCTCCCGATCGTTACCACTTGGGGTGTGAAATTCCGATGTCCGTTATTTGGCAATCGCCGCGATTCACCGAACGGCGACTTTAGGGCCCAATTCAGACCGGCTGCATTCGTCCGGTAATTTTAGCTTATCGATGCAACCCTTTGGTCTTTATAGAAAGGGTGGAGTGTTGTATATGAAACAGATGAAGCGGACGCTTCATTCGGGACGATTGCATTCGTTTCAAGACCAAATTTGATCACCGCTAAGCCGGCAAAGACAGGAAGGCGCTCGCTTCGGCAGTGGCCTTAGATGAGACACTTGAGCCGCTCGTCGCTCGGCGCAGCCGCACGGCCTCGCCAATCAGCATAAGGGCGGGGCCAACTCCCAGGGCAGATTTCGCTGAAAGAGCCAACAGGTCAAGGCGCGTGCTGAATTGGCGTTCTTCAGGCAGACTGGCGTTCTCTATCAGCAGCACGGGTGTGTCCGTGGGCAAGCCGGCCTCGATAAGCTGCCGTGAAATGGTCGCCGCAGCTGCTTTGCCCATATAGATCGCGAGCGTTGCCTTGGGATCCGCGAGTGCTTGCCAATCGAGATCGAGCTCTTCGCCGGCTTTTGCATGGGCAGTGACCAATATCAGCTTGCGGGCAAGGCCGCGCAAGGTGAGCGATATCCCAGCGCTGGCAGCAGCGGCGGATGCAGCGGTTATGCCGGGACAGATGTGGCAGGCAATGCCATGTGTGGCCAGCGCATCGATTTCCTCTGCTGCACGACCGAAAATCCCCACATCGCCGCCTTTGAGCCGGACCACTCGTTCCCCTGCCAACGCGGCGTCAACCAGCAAGTCGTTTATGCTGCACTGATCCTTGGAATGGCGGCTGGATCGTTTGCCGACGGAAACGAGCCTCGCGGATCGCGGCGCAAGCTCGAGCACGGCCTTGCCGACAAGCGCATCATAAAAAATGATGCTGGCAGCGCGGATCAGTTTCTCGGCCTTGCGGGTCAGCAGGTCCGGATCGCCGGGACCTGCGCCGACTAGCCATATAGTTCCTGGCTGGATGACGGTTTCACTCATTCTGCGGCCTCCAATTTGGGTTTCTGTGTTTCCGCCAGCAATCTGGCCAACGCGGGGCGGCAACTGCCGCAATTTGTTCCGGCGTTCAGGGCGGCTCCAACATCTTCCAGACTGGTGAGCGATTGTCCGGCAATCGCGCTGACGATCTGTTTGACGCCAATGTTGAAGCAGACGCACAGAATCGCCCCCTTGTCTGGGCCGGCGACCTTCGGTCGAGCAGCCAGCAAGGACGGAGCATCCGCAGTTTCCTCACTGAGCAGCTGTTCTGCGATCCAGTCCCGGGACGGAAGCTGACCGTTGCGGGTCAGAAAAAGGGCGGTCGCGAGCCTGCCGTCGTCATCCCGAACGGCAATCCGGCGCATCCCGCGTTTCATGTCCACAGCCTCAATATGCTCACCAACAGGCAACAGGGCGTCTACGTCAATATTCCCTTCGCCCGCCATTTCGGTGAGCCATCCGCCCTCTATCCTTGCGCTCGTCCAGTACAGCAGGGCTGGCAAGACTGGCCGCTTGCGACTGACGAGAAAAGCCCGCCATTCCGATTCGACCGCTTCGATATTACACAGACTGTTTTTATACGCAGGTTGTCCCGAAAGCGGGTCGACGCTCTGGTCGGGTAGTTGGTTGGCACGACCACCATTGCCCACCTGGTCTGTCCAATGGATCGGGACGAACATCTCGCCTTTGCGTTGGGCTTCGGTAACCTGCACGCGAAAAATGCTATTCCCCTGCGGCGTCATGATCCGCGCCAGGGTGCCATCATCAATAGCGTGCTCACTGGCATCATCCGGATGAATTTCGACCAGCGCTTCACGGCGATGTTGTGACAGTCGCGGGCTGAGACCGGTTCGGGTCATCGTATGCCATTGATCCCGATAGCGGCCTGTATTGAGACGCAGCGAGAATGCGCGATCAACCGTCGCTGGGCTAGGAGGGGTGACAGCAACCAGTCTTGCCTTGCCATCGGCGGTGGGAAATTCCCCATCCGCAAAAGGTGACGTACCGCCCCAGGCTTTCGGCACCCAGTCGTCATAATCGTTATCGCTGGTACCGGCCCATTCCGATATATCCAGCTTGCGCTGGCCGTCGTTGCGAAATCCGGTTTGCGCTGCATATTCACGGAAGACAGCAGCCGGTCCGTCGAAGGAAAATGCGTCGCCAAATCCCATGCGGCGAGCGACCTCCTGCACTATCCACCAATCGGCTTTCGCCTTTCCCGGCGGCGCAAATAGAGGAAGCTGACGGCTGATGACCCGCTCGCTGTTGGTAACGGTGCCGTCTTTCTCGCCCCAGGCAAGTGCTGGCAGTTTGACATCGGCATAAGCGGTCGTATCGGTTTCGGCGATGACATCGGACACTACGACAAAGTCGCAATGGCTCAATGCCTCGCGGACATAATCTGCATCGGGCATCGAGACCGCCGGGTTGGTTGCCATAACCCAGATCGCCTTGATTTTTCCTTCATGCACATCGCGGAACATATCGACTGCCTTGCGGCCCGGTTGGCGGGCTATGGTCGGGCTGTTCCAGAAAGATTGGGCGGCTTCGCATTCAGCATGCGAGAAGCCCATATGCGCAGCCAGCATCGACGAAAGCCCGCCGACTTCGCGCCCCCCCATGGCGTTGGGTTGACCTGTGATCGAGAACGGCCCCATGCCCGGCTCGCCAATCCTGCCGGTCGCAAGATGCAGATTGATGATCGCATTGCCCTTATCGGTGCCGCCGACGGATTGGTTTGCACCCTGGCTGAACAGGGTCACCATTTTTGGGTGGGTCGCGACCAGATCGGCAAGCTGATCGAATAATCCCTTATCGATACCCGCCGCGGCCGGATCGTCTGTCAGACTGTTCCAAAATCCGGTCGGCTTTGCCACATGATCGCGCAAATATTCTTCATCCAACGCCCCCCTCGTCATCATCTCGGCGAGCAAAGCGTTGAACAGCGCAACGTCACCGTCAAGAGCAATCGGCAAATGGAGATCGGCGCACTCGGCAGTCTCGGTGCGGCGCGGGTCTATAACGACCAGTTTCGTGCCACGTTCGGCGCGCGCTTTTTCGATCCTTTGCCAGATCACCGGATGGCACCAGGCGGTGTTCGACCCCACCAGCAGGACGAGATCGGCTGCTTCCAGATCATCATAGCTGCAGGGCACCACATCTTCGCCAAAGGCCCGCACATGGGCGGCAACCGCGCTGGCCATGCACAGGCGGCTGTTGGTGTCGATATTGGCGCTGCCGATGAAGCCTTTCATCAGCTTGTTGGCGACATAATAATCCTCGGTCAGCAACTGGCCGGAGACATAGAATGCGACGCTGTCCGGGCCATCTTCGCGCACCGTATCGGCAAATCGCTTTGCCACAAAATCTAGCGCAGTGCCCCATTCCACTCGCTCGCCGCCAATTTCCGGGGAGAGTAGACGCCCTTCAAGGCTAACTGTTTCTCCAAGATGAGTTCCCTTGGAGCATAAGCGCCCCAAATTTGCCGGATGCTCCTCGTCACCCTTGATAACCACCTCACGGTCACCGACGATTTCGGCTTTGATACCGCAACCGACCCCACAATAGGGGCAAGTGGTACAGATTTTTGTCACGCTACCCCGGCCAAAGCCGCAGCGCGTTCAATATAAATCCGGCCGGCATCGATCTTTACCGGAATGACGGGGACACAACCCTTGTCTTCGCCCAATGCCTCGCCGGTCAGCAGAGAGATGCGCCAGTTGTGCAACGGACAGGTGACGCTGGTGTCATGCACCATGCCCTGACTGAGCGGCCCGCCCTTGTGCGGACATCTGTTTTCCAACGCATGTATGTTGCCGGTGGCAGTGCGGAATATGGCTATTTCCTGACCGCCTTGCACCGGCAGGGTTCGTGCTCCCAGCGCAGGCAGTTGCTCGACGGGTCCGATATCAATCCATTTTGCGTCAACCATCATGCAGGCTCCAGAATTGCAAAGGGCCGGATCTCGGCGATATGCTTGTGCAAGTGACTTTCCGCACCGGCGACACGTTCCGCCCATGGATCTTTCTGATGCACCGACTGGGCGAACAGAAAGCGTTCCTGCAGCGCCTTGCGGCCTGGCTCGTCTTCAACAATACGGCCCTTGATATAGTCCATACCGACCCGCTCGACCCATGGTGCCGTGCGATCGAGATAGCGGGCTTCCTCGCGATAGAGTTGGACGAAGGCAGCTATATATTCGAGCGCAGCCTCTTCGGTTTCGACCTTGCACAGAAAATCGGTCCCACGCAGATGAATGCCGCCATTGCCGCCAACGCTCAACTCATAACCGCTGTCGACACAGATGATCCCGAGATCCTTGATCGATGCCTCTGCACAATTGCGCGGACAGCCAGACACGGCGATCTTGAATTTATGGGGCATCCAGCTGCCCCAGGTCATCTGCTCGGCCTTGATCCCCAGGCCGGTGGAGTCCTGCGTACCAAAGCGACACCATTCACTACCGACGCAGGTTTTCACGGTGCGCAGGGCCTTGCCATATGCATGGCCGGAGACCATGCCAGCGGCGTTCAGGTCTGCCCAGATCGCGGGCAGGTCTTCTTTCTTGATACCAAAAATATCAAGTCGCTGACCGCCGGTGACCTTGACGAGTCTCGCTTCATATTTGTCCGCAGCATCGGCTATTGCCCGCAGCTCGTTGGGCGTTGTAATCCCGCCCCACATCCTCGGCACGACAGAATAAGTACCGTCTTTCTGGATATTGGCGTGCATTCGTTCGTTGACGAACCGGCTCTGCGGATCTTCCTCATGCTCCGTGGGCCAGGCACATAGCAGATAATAGTTGAGCGCCGGACGACAGGAAGCGCAGCCATCTGGCGTGGTCCAGTGCAGTTCCTGCATCACCTGTGGAATAGATTTCAGTTCTTTTTCGAGAATGTTGCGCCGGACATCTTCGTGGGTGAAGCTGGTGCATCGGCACATCGGCGTGACCGTGCGCGCGCCGCCATATTCTTCGCCGAGCGAGATGCTCAGCAAGCTTTCCACCAGACCGGTGCAAGAACCGCAACTGGCGGAGGCCTTGCAACCGGCGCGAACGCTATCGAGGTCATTGGCTCCGTCATCGATGCACGCGACCACCTGCCCCTTGGTAACGCCGTTGCAGCCGCAGATTTCTGCGTCAAGGGACAATGCTGCAACGGCGCTATCAGGGTCCAGCGTGGCCCCTCCTGAAGCAAAAGCCTGACCAAAAATAAGCGCTTCGCGAATCTCGGATATGTCTTCCTGACGTTTCAGTAGATCGAAATACCAGCTGCCGTCCGCCGTATCTCCGTAGAGAACGGCTCCGATCAGCTGGTTTCCCTTCACCACCACCCGCTTGTAAACTCCGCGGGACGCGTCACGCATGACGATGTCTTCGGTGTCGTCGCCGCCAGAGAAATCGCCAGCGGAGAACAGATTGATCCCGGACACTTTCAGCTTCGTTGCGGTGACCGAGCCGACATATCCCGATGGATCACTGGTCATGAAATCTGCCAGAGCCCGGCACATTTCCCACAAAGGTGCGACCAGTCCGTAACAGGCGCCGCGATGCTGCACGCATTCTCCGACCGCCAATATTGCCGGATCGCTGGTGACCATATCGTCGTCGACGACAATGCCGCGTTCGACTTCCAGTTCCGCCTGTTTTGCGAGACTGATCGACGGCTTGATCCCGACGGCCATCACGACAAGGTCTGCATCGATTTCGGTTCCATCCTTCAATTTTACGCCCGTGACATGGCTATCACCCGTAATCTCGGCAGTATCGGCCTGGGTAATGATCGTTTGCCCGCGCCGTTCGAGTTCGCTGCGCAACAGGAAACCCGCCGCTTCATCCAGTTGCCGTTCCATCAGGGTCGGCATCAGATGCAGGACGGTGACCTTCATCCCGCGCAAGGACAGGCCGTGCGCCGCTTCCAGTCCCAGTAGTCCTCCGCCGATCACGACTGCATGGCCGCTGGTCTCTGCCGCCGTCAGCATCTTGTCGACATCATCCAAGTCGCGAAAGGTAATAACCCCCGGCAACTTATGCCCCGGAACTGGAATGATGAACGGATCGGACCCCGTCGCAATCAGCAAGCGATCATAGGGCGTCACCCTGCCCGAGGCACTGACCACCTCTCTGGCTTCGCGCTTGATCGCAATGATGGCATCGCCGCTGACCAGCTCAATGTGATTGTCGTCATACCAGCTTTGATCATTGATGATGATTTCTTCGAAGCTCTTGTCGCCGGCCAGAACCGGAGACAGCATGATCCGGTCATAGTTGACCCGGGGCTCCGCACCAAAAATGGTGATGGCGTAGCGATCCGCGTCACGGGCCAGGATTTCCTCGACCGCGCGACAACCCGCCATGCCATTGCCGATGACGACGAGACGTTCGCGCCCACGAGAGGCAGCATGTTCCTGCTTATCATCCACTATAACAGGTGCGTTCATTGGCAAATTCCAGTTGTTAGAAACTATATCCCAGCCGCAGCCAGAATTTCTCGGTATCGACAGCGTAGCTGTCGGCATTGTAATTGGCGTATTTCAGACCGACGCTGATGACGTTGATCTTGAAGTTGATTGCTGCATCAAATTCGCTGCCGTAATCGATGCTGCCACTATCGCTGCTGAAGTCATGGTAAGCCGCGCTCGCGGTGATGCCGCCCAGCAGATTGATCTTCTTGGTCAGACTAACATATTTGTCTTCCAGTCCCGCTGGCGGGGTGCTGAGAAAGACATCGGCCCAACCGTTGAACTTGTGCAGGGTCGCAAGCGGCGTCTGGAAACGGTTTCCCGCCCCATCGCTGCCAAGGCTTTCGTATCCCAGCTTCAAACCGAAACCAAAAAAAGATGTGCCAACCGAACCGGCAATATAGTCGACCGAATAATCGGCGGGATTGGCTTTATGATCCTTTTGAACGGCATAGCTGCCGGCAAGGTCCACCGAAAATCCTTCAGCGACCGGAAGCTTCGTCGTTACGCGCAAGCCGTAGGTTGCGCTGGAGCTGAGCGAAACCGGCTGGCCTGCGTCAAAGTCGAGCAAATAGGCAAAGCCCTTCAGATTAAGCGGGCCAAGTTTTGCGCCAGCACCCAAAAACAGGAAATCTCCGTCAAAGGCCTCCCGCGTTCCGGCGTCCGCACCGAATATAGTGCGCTGGGAAATCGCGTATGTGGCTTCGAGTGTCAGTGGCTTTAGCGCTGTTACAGATCCGCTGACGGCATCAAAAGTCTGTTCATTCTGCCGCCAGCCAACGCTGCCAACAAAACGCTGATCATCGATGTTGATCCTCTGGCGTCCGACGGTGAGACTGCCCATGTCCTTTTTGGCAAACTTCAGCTGGATGCGGTTCAGTTCGATATTTTCAGGATCGGCAACGACCGAAAAAACTTCGACGCCATTGCCTATATTGGTGTCATTATAATCATTGATGATGCCCAGCGTCGCTTCACTTTCGACCAAAAAGGAAAATCCGATATCACTGGCCAATGCAATTCCGGCTCGTGTCCGCAATGTCATAGAGTCCGCGCTGGTTACCGGCTGGCCAACATGCTCGTAAGCCAGCCGTGCATCGAAAACCGGGTCCAGTGTAAGGCCTTCAGCAATGATCACCGGATCTCCCGTTGCGGCAAAGGCAAAGGATGGCATCGCTGCGATTGCAGCGGATAATGATAGATAGGCAACCAGTTTTGTCATTTTCATCTTACCCTCTGGAATTATCATATACTTCTCCGACACCCGCCCCGCTCAAGCCGCTTCTTTCTGTGTGCTCTTGTTCGGGTTTCCATGTTCATATTCGGCGAGGAACTGCAGGACTTCCTGTCGATAGGCATAGAATTTCGGATGTTCGAGCAGCGCCTTGCGATCGCGCGGTCGCGGCAAATCGACGTCGAGTATCTTGCCGATCGTGGCCTGCGGGCCATTGGTCATCATCACCACACGATCAGCGAGCAATATGGCTTCGTCCACATCATGGGTGACCATAATGGCGGTCACTTTCGTCCGGTTCCAAACCTCGATCAGAACATCCTGGAGATCCCAGCGAGTCAGGCTGTCCAACATGCCAAATGGTTCGTCCAGCAACAGCAATTTGGGAGACAGGGCAAAGGCGCGGGCGATCCCGACCCGCTGTCGCATGCCATTCGACATATCGGCGGCCATTTTGTCCATCGCATCGCCCAGACCGACACGATCGAGATAATATTCGATAATGTCCTTACGCTCCGATCGCGACGTATGCGGATAAACCCGTTCCACACCGAGGGCGACATTCTGCCGGGCGGTCAGCCAGGGCATCAATGAGGGTGCCTGGAAAACAACCGCTTTGTCCGGACCGGCAACATCAATTTCCCGTCCGTCCAGAATGATGCCGCCGTCGCTAATCTGGTTCAGCCCGGCGGCCATCGTCAGCACGGTCGATTTGCCGCAACCGGAGTGGCCGATCAGAGAAATAAATTCACCCTTGTCCATCAGCAGGCTCACATCCTCGACCACCGTCAGCGGACCTTTCGGTGTCGGGTAGATTTTCTTGAGCTTGAAAAACTCGAGATAGCGCGTCGTGATTGGGCTTTGAGCCGCGTCGAGATAGGCCTGCGGCAAGTCCGCCACCTTGCCTTCTTCCGCTCCCGAAAGGTCCAATGGCGTGATGTCCGGCAATTTCGCAGACTCCGACGCGACAGCTTTTTGATCGTGGCTCAATATATCAAGATAGCCGACAATCGTGTTGCGAAGCGTTTTATACGCCGCATCGTCATTCATTGCTTCGCGTTCCCGGGGACGTTCAATATTCACGTCAAATATCTTGCCGATTTTTGCCGATGGGGCCGGGGTCAATATCGCGACACGGTCGGCGAGCAGCAAAGCTTCATCAACATCGTTGGTTACCAGAACGATAGTGCGCTTCTCATGCTTGCGGATGCGCTCGATCTCATCCTGCAATTTAGCCCGGGTCAACGCATCTAGCGCGGATAAAGGCTCGTCCATCAACAGGATCTCCGGTTCCGTCGCCAGTGCACGAGCGACCGCCACTCTCTGCCGCATGCCACCGGACAGCTGCGCCGGTTTGCGGTCCATCGCATGACCCAGCCCCACCAGTTCGACCTTCTGCTTGACCAGAGCCGCGCGTTCTTCTTTCGATTTGTCCTGATGCACAGCATCGACTGCAAGCGCGACATTGTCCTCCACGCTCAACCACGGAAATAGTGAATAGCTCTGAAATACCAGACCGCGATCCTTGCCCGGGCCTTCGCATGCTTCGCCCTTGACCAGCACTTCGCCGCTATCGGCGTCCACAAGTCCGGCGATGCAATTGATCAACGTGGTCTTGCCGGCACCGGAAAAACCGAGAATGGCGACAAATTCTCCCTCGGCTACGTCGAGGCTGATATCGTCGAGCACATCTGTTCGCGTTCCAGATCCATCGACAAAGGATTTGCTGACGTTTTTCAGGGACAATATGGGCGGAGCATTGGTCATATCTTTTCCCTCAAACCGTGCGGTTGCGACTGGCGAAATTTTGCAAGAGCATCATGATCCGGTCGAGCAGGAAGCCGATCAGGCCGATGACGATGACCGCAAACATGATCCGGGCGAGCGACTGGCTGGATCCGTTCTGAAACTCGTCCCAGACGAACTTGCCGAGACCCGGATTTTGCGCGAGCATTTCGGCAGCGATCAGAACCATCCAGCCCACGCCAAGCGAGAGGCGCATGCCGGTAAAAATATACGGGAGTGCCGAGGGCAGAACCAGACGAGTGAGTTTGGCAAACCAGCCAAGCCGAAGCACTTTGCCGACGTTCATCAGATCCTTGTCGATGGATGCCGCACCGATGGCGGTGTTGATAAGCGTCGACCAGAGCGAGCAAAGCATCACCACGATTGCCGATATAACAAAGCTTTTGGGAAGGGTCGGATCAGGATCGGTCATCGTTGCCGAAATCACCATGGTGACGATGGGAAGCCATGCCAGCGGACTGACCGGCTTCATGATCTGCACGATCGGGTTGATCGCGGCGTTGAATGTTTTCGAAAGACCGCAGATCAGTCCGAGCGGCACGGCGATGATTGTCGCCAGAAAAAAGCCCAGGGCAACCGTTGCCAGAGATGTCCAGATCTGGTCCAGAAAAGTGGGAGAACCGCTATATTCAAAATTCCGCGTTTCGCCACCACTGGCGATTGCAGCTTCGTTGCGGGCATCCTGAGCCGCATAAAATTCCGCTTTCTGATCTTGTGCAGCGGACCATTCCTCAAAAAGCGCGACGCCTTGAGCAGAGACTTCGACCGGCCCCGGAAGACTACCGAGCGACGTGTCCACCTGCGGCGCCAGTGCAGCCCATAAGGCAAGAAAAGCCAATATCCCTATAGTCGGAGCCGCAAGACCTTTCAGCCATGCGAGCATTTTCTTCGATACTATCGGCAAGCTGTTTGCAGCCGTCGGCTTCGGTTTGGCCGCTGTCACCTCATCAACAGCAACTTCGGCTGCTCCAGCCTGCCCCCTTGCCGGAGAAAACCCGTCACTATCGCTATGAACCTTATCTGCAATGACCGTCGCCATGTCTTTTTTCCTTTATTCATCAGAAGCTTAGTTCACGCCGGAAGCGGTGACTTTCTGACCTTTTTTCAGACCGATAGGGAATTTCGCTAGATAGGCATTGGGCGCTTTGCCATCATAAACGATGCTGTCGATAAAGCCTGATTGCTGACCCTTGAAACCATCGGTTTCCGGGATGCTATCCGCAGGGATCGTTCCTTCATCCGCCAGCTTCTTTGTAGCAGCGAGATACAGGTCCGGACGATAGACAGCCTTGGCGGTGTCGAAATACCATTGATCACTCTGGTCATCGGCAATCTGGCCCCAGCGCCGCATCTGGGTGAGATACCAGATCGCGTCGGAGTAAAAGGGATAGCCCGCATAATCGTTGAAGAAGATGTTAAAGTCCGGCGCGAGCCGCGTGTCACCGGCCTGAAAGGTAAACTGACCGGTCATCGAGGCGCCGATTACGGCTTCGTCCGCACCGACATAATTGGATCGCGCTAGAATTTTCACCGCTTCTGCGCGGTTCTTGCCGCTATCTACATCCAGCCATTGCTGTGCCTTGATAATCGCGCGCAGCATGGCAGCTGTAGTGGCAGGATATTTCTCGGCAAAATCCTCACGCAGGCCGAGCACTTTTTCCGGGTTCTTTTTCCAGATCTCATCATCGGTAATCACCGGAACACCGATTTTCTTTTGCACAGCCGCCTGGTTCCAGGGCTCGCCGACGCAATAGCCGTCAATCGTGCCGGCTTCCATCGTGGCGGGCATCTGCGGCGGGGGTGTGACGGACAAAGCAGCCTGCGCACCCACCGTACCGCCGACATCGCCGGGCGTGTAATAGCCCGGTTCGATACCGCCCGCCGCCAGCCAATAGCGCAATTCATAATTATGCGTGGAAACCGGAAAAACCATTCCCATTTTAAACTGCTTTCCCTGCTCCTTGTAGCTTGCGATAACGGGCTTGAGGACGGCAGCGCTGATCGGATGTTCCGGTTTTCCGTCAGCATTTTTCTTCAGGCCCGGCTCGATCTGGGCCCAGACCCTGTTAGAAAGAGTGATCGCATTGCCATTTAGGTCAAGCGAGATCGGAGCGATCAGGTCAGCCTTCGTTCCGTAGCCGATTGTCGCAGCGAGTGGTTGCCCGGCCAGCATATGCGCGCCGTCAAGCTGCCCGCCAATCACACCGTCCAGCAGTACTTTCCAGTTGGCCTGCGGCTCGAGAGTGACGTTCAATCCTTCTTCCGCGAAAAACCCTTTCTCCTTTGCGATAGCCAGCGGTGCCATATCGGTGAGCTTGATGAAGCCGAGTTTCAGGGACGGCTTTTCAATCGCACCATCGATGGTTGATGGCTTGACTGTTTCGCCGCTATTTGACGAGCTGTCGGTACCGCTTCCGCATGCCGTTAACGACACGGCACAGACAGCCATGAGAAGAAAATTGCGGCGGTTCGATTTCATTGCTCAATCCCTTTTTCATTGCCGGGCAACGCAAGGATGGAACGAAAAAAACACGCAAAAAAACCGCCTCAAACAGCAGTCCTTCAGACTGGTTTGGGCGGCGACATTGCCTATTCGATTGTAGATCGTTCTACCATACGTTTGCCCGTCATTGGACAAACCGGTAAATATGCTGCCGGGAATTTTCCCGACCCGAATCAAATAACATCAGCGGGTCGGAAAACGCAAGTCAAAATATTGCGCTGCAGCAAAATCTACAATTTTGGCAATGAATCCAGATAGTTTTCGACTTCCATTGGATCGAAAATGCGACCGTCGAAGAACGGATTGGCCCCCAGTGTCAACCGCCCCTGAGTCGAACCGACCGGCAAGCTACCGGTCACGCTGCCTTCCAGCTTGGCATTGGCACCAGGTATCGGGGTGTCCAGTCCCTTCAATGCCGTACGATAGACATTGGGCCGGAAAACCTGTTCGGCGCGCAAATGATCCTCCGCATTATAGGTCAGATGATCCCAGCGCAGCATTTGCGAATAGAGCCATGCCGCCTGACTTTTCCAGGGGAAATTCGCGGCCTCCCGATACTGGAACATGAAATCTGGCACATCGATGGGGTCCGCGCCGCCGGTCAGCATAATGCGGTCCGATATCGCCCGCTTTATCAGTTTCGCCGAGCCATCCAGATAATTCTTGCGGGCAAGTATTTCCGCATTGGCATCCCAATTTGCCGAATCGATAAAATGTCTGGCGGTGAAATATAGCGCCCGAACCAGACGTTCAATCTTGCCCCGATTCACATCGAGCTTCTCGGCCGGCATGGCCAGCACTTTTTCGACGCCGCGCCGCCAGATTTGCGCGGTAACCAGAACGATGCGTCCGACCCCGCGTTCGACGGCGACGCTGTTCCATGGCTCGCCGACACATATTCCGTCCACTTCGGCATTGGCCAACGCATCGGCAGCAAACGGTGGTGCAATAGTCACAATATCAACGTCAGCGTCAGGCGCTATCCCGCATTGGGCAAGCCAGTAGCGCAGTTTGTAGTTGTGCCCGGAATAACGGTGCACAACACCAAATCGTATGCGACGTCCTGCCGCCACACGTTTCGCAACTTCGCTCTTCAGCCTTTCACCGACGGAGACCGGATCACCGAGCATGTCGGCTGGTGCGACCTTGTCGGCCAGCGCGTGAGACATTGTAATCGCGTTTCCATTCAGGCTCAGGACAAACGGAACAGCCAGTGCCTTGGCCGGACGGCCCCTACCCAGCGTGGTCGCGATCGCAAGCGGCGCGAGCAAATGCGCTGCGTCGGTATGGCCGTAGAGCAGTCTATCCAGTACCGATGCCCAGCTGACATCCCGGATGAAGTTTAGATGCAGTCCCTGTTCTTCGGCAAAACCATGCTCTCGGGCCAAAATCGGTAATGCTGCATCCACTAAGGGCAAAAACCCGATATTCATTTGATCGGTGCTCACAGGCCGCCCCCTAATAATTTTTCGGCCATGACAATTGCTTCGGCCACTTCTGCCATTCGTTTGTTGCTGTTCATGGCATGATCACGCAGCAGCTTGTGGGCTTCCGGCTCGCTGACATTCCGTTTCTGGATCAATATTTTCTTGGCATTATCGACAATCATTCGCTCGGACAGCGCGTCACGCGCCTCTTGCAATTCGCTTTGCAACCGCGAAAAAGCCTGAAACCGCCTGACCGCCAAATCAAGGATCGGCTTCATCCTGCGCTGTGACAGGCCATCAACGATATAGGCCGAAACCCCGGCATCGATCGCCGCCGCAATCGTGTCATCATCTGACTGTTCGACAAACATGGCGATCGGTCGCGAAACCGCGCGACTGACAGCAAAATACTCCTCAAGCATATCGCGGGATGGATTGCCCAAGTCGATCAGGATGACATCGGGGTCGATGGTTTCAATCGCGCGGGCCATTCCCGAACGCTCGGAAATCACAAAAACGTCGCGCTCACCCACTTCGGCAAGCCCGTCTTCAATTATGGCCGCGCGAACGGGGTTTTCATCGATTACAGCAATACGCAATTGCGACTCCGATTGCGAAAATGACTTTACTCAGTCTAACGCCTTTATGTTCGCAGGTGCAACATGAACGATCAATTTAGTCGTTAAACCGCCAATCGTTGCGATCGCTTTTCATCGTTGATGCTAAAAAGCGCACAGACCGTTTCCAATCCAATTTTTGTCGAAGGCCATACAAAGTTCGGTATGCTACGCCGTGATCTTCGCCATGGCATATCACGGAACGCACAAAAGCCCCGATCTTTCGACCGAGGCTTTTCGTTAAGCTGTTGTATTTGATGTTCACGTTGGTTGCGGGAGTAGGATTTGAACCTACGACCTTCAGGTTATGAGCCTGACGAGCTACCGGACTGCTCCATCCCGCGCCAACATGTCTGGCGGCCTTTGGGGGCGTGCCGGACAATAAAAAAGCGGCCGGCCCTTTTGGGGACAGGCCGCTTTTGAAAAGGTGAATGGGTTAATTCCTCGTGACTATATGTCTATGCGCCTGCTGCAATGCCTGGCGACGTCCTACTCTTCCATGCCTTGAGACAAAGTACCATCGGCGCAACCTGGTTTCACGGCCGAGTTCGAGATGGGATCGGGTGGGGCACAGGCGCTATGGCCACCAAGCAATGAAGCAGGCGCATAAGCTGTAATCACGGGTCTTTTAATCGATGTGGCAAGATGATGCACAGTTTTTGATACCGTGCATGTTGACCATGGGCCGAGCTTAATTGTCCGTTGATCAGGCAACATGCTGTTTCCAACATTGTTGTTGATGGCGGGATTCTACAAGCGCGAATTGAGTAATTAGGACTGGTTAGCTTCATGCGTTACCGCACTTCCACACCCAGCCTATCAACGTGGTGGTCTTCCACGACTCTATGATAACTTATCTCGAGGGAGGCTTCCCGCTTAGATGCTTTCAGCGGTTATCCCGTCCATACATAGCTACCCAGCAGCACGCCTGGCGGCATGACTGGTACACCAGAGGTATGTTCAACCCGGTCCTCTCGTACTAGGGTCAACTCCTCTCAATTATCGACGCCCACGGCAGATAGGGACCAAACTGTCTCGCGACGTTCTGAACCCAGCTCACGTACCACTTTAATTGGCGAACAGCCAAACCCTTGGGACCTGCTCCAGCCCCAGGATGTGATGAGCCGACATCGAGGTGCCAAACGATTCCGTCGATATGAGCTCTTGGGAATCATCAGCCTGTTATCCCCGGCGTACCTTTTATCCGTTGAGCGATGGCCCTTCCACGAGGGACCACCGGATCACTATGACCGACTTTCGTCTCTGCTCGACTTGTCAGTCTCGCAGTCAGGCTGGCTTATGCCATTGCACTCTAACAGACGGTTTCCAACCGTCCTGAGCCAACCATCGCGCGCCTCCGTTACTCTTTAGGAGGCGACCGCCCCAGTCAAACTACCCGCCACAGAGGGTCCCTGATCCGGATAACGGATCTAAGTTAGACACCAGAAAACAATAGGGTGGTATTTCACATTATGGCTCCACTCGGACTGGCGCCCAAGTTTCAAAGCCTCCCACCTATTCTACACAATTCTTTCCTAATGCCACTCTGAAGCTGCAGTAAAGGTGCACGGGGTCTTTCCGTCTAACCGCGGGTACTCCGCATCTTCACGGAGAATTCAATTTCGCTGAGCATATCCTGGAGACAGTGGGGAAGTCGTTACGCCATTCGTGCAGGTCGGAACTTACCCGACAAGGAATTTCGCTACCTTAGGACCGTTATAGTTACGGCCGCCGTTTACTCGGGCTTCAATTCAGAGCTTGCACTCCTCCTCTTAACCTTCGAGCACCGGGCAGGCGTCAGACCCTATACGTCGTCTTGAAGCCGACTTAGCAGAGTCCTGTGTTTTTGCTAAACAGTCGCTACCCCCCAGCTTGTGCCCCCTACCAAAAGTTGCCTTCTGATAGGGCCTCCTTCTCCCGAAGTTACGGAGGTAATTTGCCGAGTTCCTTCAGGATACTTCTCTCAAGCGCCTTGGTATACTCTACCTGACCACCTGTGTCGGTTTCGGGTACGGTCTATATGGTGGAGCTATTTCCTGGATCCACTTCGAAGCCTGATCAATCCAATAAGATCAGACAACACACGTGAACCGTCACATTCCACCAGGTCACGGAATATTAACCGTGTTCCCATCGACTACCCCCTTCGGGCTCGTCTTAGGGGCCGACTCACCCTGCTCAGATTAGCTTTAAGCAGGAACCCTTGGTCTTTCGGCGACAGTGCATCTCACACTGTTTATCGCTACTCATGTCAGCATTCGCACTTCCGATACGTCCACCGTCGGTTACCCTTCGGCTTCATCCGCTTACGGAACGCTCCGCTACCGCTCAGAATAAATTCTGAACCCTAAGCTTCGGTGCATATCTTTAGCCCCGTTACATCTTCGCCGCAGGAACCCTTATTTAGACCAGTGAGCTGTTACGCTTTCTTTAAAGGATGGCTGCTTCTAAGCCAACCTCCTGGTTGTTTTGGGATTCCCACATGCTTTCCCACTTAGATATGACTTGGGGACCTTAGCTGTAGGTTAGGGCTGTTTCCCTTTTGACGACGGACCTTAGCACCCGCCGTCTGTCTCCCGGACTTGTCTCTATGGTATTCGGAGTTTGGTTAGGTTTGGTAGGTCTCGCGACCCCCTAGCCCATCCAGTGCTCTACCCCCATAGGAAAACATCCGAGGCACTACCTCAATAGTTTTCGCGGAGAACCAGCTATTTCCCGGCTTGATTGGCCTTTCACCCCTAAACACAACTCATCCAATAATTTTTCAACATTAAATGGTTCGGTCCTCCAGTGCGTGTTACCGCACCTTCAACCTGGTCATGCCTAGATCGCCGGGTTTCGGGTCTAATCCATCTAACTCAGTCGCCCTATTCAGACTCGCTTTCGCTGCGCCTACACCTAACGGCTTAAGCTTGCTAGATAGATTAAGTCACTGACCCATTATGCAAGAGGTACGCGGTCACCCCACAAGGGGGCTCCCACTGCTTGTAAGCATTCGGTTTCAGGTACTATTTCACTCCCCTAATC